>Ga0180879_139_pt1 | contig 34924 bp, 31 predicted proteins | sample Deesub1362A_J573_FD_131486 | JGI IMG/M metagenome (GOLD analysis project Ga0180879, IMG submission 131486) | Candidatus Aminicenantes bacterium JdFR-78 | reverse complement strand
ATCCTGTGGTGTTGATGGAAGATGTAATGAGAAAAGTCGGTATTATTACAGAGATTCTTAGAGTTAATCAAGGTGGTAAATATGTCTTTACCAAGTGCCTTTTTATTGGTAAATTTGACGAATTTTTTGGTATATTTGATGACAGAGTTGGTAAATCTGACGATTTTTATATCTAAGTGCCTGAAATACCTAAAAATAAAGATTTTGCTGATTTTTCTGTACAGAGAAGGTGAAATTCCAGTGACTTCCTTGAAATGATGGCAAAAATTTGAAACATCTTTGTATCCAACCTGAGAAGAAATCTGTTTGATTTCTAATTCAGTCTCTTTTAATAACTCCATAGCTGTTTTGATTCTTAAATGTATCAAATATTTTGAAAAACTCATTTTAACTTCTTTCCGAAATAATTCTCTGAATCTGGAATAATTTAAATTACAGTATCTCGCCACCTTGTTAAGTGTTAAATTTTTATCCAAATTCTCTTCTATGAACTTAAGAGCTTTTTTGACTCTTAAATCCATTTTTCATAAATTTCCCCTTCTATTAATTTAGTACTAAAAAGAGGGAAAAACTTGAAAATTTTTTAATTTTTTAAAAGTTCAAGAATAATAAGGATTCTGGGAGTGGTTCAAATCGGGGGTAAATTGAAATTTTTACTGAAAATTGTATGAGATTAATACAAAAATTTGGATTTTTGGCAAATTTGTCATGTTTACATACTAGTTAAATGTTTTTAAAGGAGATTCATTTTTTAAAGCTTTATTGAGACTAATGAAAATTGAGAGATTTAAATTCAAACTTTATAATTTTTTTTAATGTTTATGGTCTATTTGGGAGGGCAATTTTCTAATGAGTAAGCCTATTTTTTAAATACCATATACCGGTCAGTCTGATTCCTAAGAGTAGCCTGTCCCCTTTTATGTGTTTACTCCTATCAATTCCTCCTTTAATTCCTCTAAACACTTACATATTTTATTTTAATTATAATGGTGGCATCTTTTTCATAGGAATTTTCTTTTTAAAGATTTTTTAATCTTCCCACCTTACCAGAAGTTCCTCCATTTTTACGGAAATTTTAAAACATTCCCTAATCTATTCTCCTGTTTTTTTAATTCAGCTAAATAAATACTCTTTCCTCACTCTAAAAAGACAAAATTAATGATTTTTATATATTCATGAAATTAAGTATATTTAACAATTCTCGTATAAGGAAATATTCATTATATTTATTTCCAACGCGATTGTTGTTCCTGGATTTTTTTATTCTTTAAGAGTTCAAGTACTATAAAATAAAAATTTTTATGGGATTCTTCACTTAAATAGGCAGGTGACATATGCAATATCTTTCCATTTTTATCGATTATAATTTTGAAAGGAGTGATTGAAATAAGAAATCTTCTTATAATTAATAGATTTTTATCGTAATAAATAGGAAAGAGAATTTTATACTTAGTTTTTATGCTTTTTATTTCTTCATTTCCTGGAATTAAGCCAACCACAGCAATATCCTCCTTGGGTAAAGTCTTATATAACTTATTCCAATAATAAATTTCTTTCATACGTTTTTCACTACTTCTATGAGAAAAATATATAATTAAAGTTAACAAACTTTGAGTGGAAGGGAAAGAAATTTTACGATTCTCGGTACTCACAATAATTTTTCCAGAAAATGGATTACTTTTCAATTTTTTAATTTCTATTATTAAGGAAAGATTAATAATAATAAGAATAATACTGAGAATTATCCACCATATCTTTCTCATTACATAATCTTATATTCCAAGAATCTATATTCAGGGGGTTCTTTATCTTCATTAATTTCTAAAATATAGACCCTGTCCCTATTGTTTGAATCAATTATAAAACGCTCAGGAGAAAAAAGAGCACCAACTTCCTTCAATTTTCTTCCTCCATCGAGAAAATTTCCCTCAAAATCATAGAATTCACAATAATATTCCCATTTTTTTATCTTATTATCATAATTCTTAATAACTACTCCCAGAAATTTTTCTAAAACAAATATGCCACAAACCCAGCTAAACGATTTACGCCATTTTCTTACTGCTTCAATACCTTTTGGCGCTCTTCCCCATTTTAAATATATGTCGAAATCTTTTGTTCTTTTACATGGAATAAAATAAGAAGGATTTTTACCAAAGGATTTAATAAAATTTCCTTCTATATCAAATTTATAAATTTTAATTTTATTTTGTTTTACAAAATAGATTTCTTTTCTTTTTTTTGAAATATCTAAAAAACCCATCATTGATATAATTCTATTCCATGCATCACTCTTTGGATATTTTATAGGCATTAATTTTTTTACTATTTTTGGTGTTTTTTCTGAAATGTCTATTATTACACCATCAAATTCTTTTCCTTTTTCGTCTCTATAATATTCATAATTTATAAGTTTAGTTTTATATACAACAAATGGTTGAGCGCTCATAAGGAAAAAAAATCTTTTTATTTCATTAAATTCATTATCAAGTATTACATATTTAAAATGCCCCATATCTTGAACGAAAATCTTTTTTTCATCTATTTCTATATAATTTGGACTTAAAAATTCTCCTGGTCCTGAACCTTTTCTCCCTAAGATTTTGATTAATTCTCCTTTCATATTATAAATTTTTATATTCGCAAAAGCTCTATCAGTAATCCAAATATTTTTTTTATAGACTTCTATATCTCCTGGTCGACCAAGAGGTTCTTTCCCCTTTTTTAACAATAATTTAGTTTGTAATTCTATTTTTACATCGTATGCAAAAATGAAAAGAGCTATCTTTAGAATTAATAGAATATTTAGCAAAAGAATTTTTTTATACTTTCTCACTTTTTTTGTTTGTTTATCTGGAAATTAATTTTTTTAAATCTTATTATTCTTCTTCAACTAATACACAACAGTTAGATTCATATATAAATGCACAATATTCGGGATCCTCGGGATGAGCTACTCCACATATCCATGTTCCAGTTTCGGCTTTTTGTGGAAGAAATAGAAGAACAGCACTAAAAATTGCTAGTATTAGAATCACTACAAATAATAATTTTTCAATTTTCCTCATTGTCTAAACCTCCTTTTTTAATTTTTGTATAAAAAATTTATGGAGCTAGTAAATAATTGTCAACCATTTCTTGTTAGCAATTTTTCGGATTTTGTTAGCAAATCTTCGGATTGAATTAGCGAATTTTCGGATCAGGATGACTGCATTATAGATAGAAAAAAATCTATACTTTTTAATAATCTCTCTATATTCCTCTGGCCATAACTTCGTGATTCTTTTAAAATCTCAGGAGACTATTTAATATAATTTATTTAGAACCAAAAAAACTTATTTTTCTTTGTGAAATAAAACTATAATTATCCCAGGAATTAGTATTAATAAATCTCTTGCAATCAGCAAAAATCCGTTTGAATTATGTTTGCTAGAACTTATTGAAAAGCATCCGCAATTAAAATCAATTCCTCTAATTATGTTAATTGTTATTGCCATAATAAAAATAATTAGCAACGAGGAAAGCACAATAGCTGAGTTTCTCACAAAAATCCCGAAAATTAAGAATATTCCAAAAATAAGCTCTATTAAAGGAAGAATAACTGCAACAGGATTGATCAGAAACTCAGGAAGTATCTTATAGTTTTGTATTATTCTGGAAAATTCTATGGGATTCAACAATTTTTCAAAACTTGCATAGATGAATGTGCCACCAAGTATAAATCGAACTATGACTTGAATTAATTTGGAACTTAAAATTAAAAATATTCTCTTCTTTTGAACAAACACATTTTTAAAGTGTAAATATTATACTTTTTTCTTAGGATACTTACACTCAAATCCTGTAGGTGCAGCAGTACAGCCGTATATATAACAATCTGTAGCCCACCATCCTGGATTAGCATCACATCCTCCTTCAGTACATGTAGTAAAGTTCTCTTGGCAAGTGACTGTCACTGCATATACCATACCAATCAATAACACAACTAATGAAAATATTAAAAAAATTGAAATAAATAATGTTTTTGAGTTTTTCATTTGACACCTCCTAATTTTCAATTTTGTTTTATATACTTACCTATAAAGAAATCCCCTTTTCTATCATCGTAATAAGAAATATAGATCAATAATTTATTATTTTCATTTTTTCTTATAGCTAAACTTCTGGTATAAATTTTATTTATTTTATCCCTTTCAAGAGGATAGAAATAAAATTTTCTCTCAATTTTTCCTGTCTTCACATCAAATTGCCAAATTTCGCCTTTTGATATATCTCTTTTAGAAAATCGCAAATAATTCTCAGATAATAATAAATAAATTTTATTCTTAAAATAGAAAGCATCATTTAAAAAATATCCCCAGTCTTTTCTTTTTAAAATGTAATATCCTCTTTTATTTATTTTCCCTCCTATTTTGAAAAGAAGTTGCCTACTTTTTTTAATAAAATCTATATTTTTTATTTCTTTTTTAAATAATAACTTTCCACTTGCACTATATCCAAAAACATCACCAAATGCATATGAAATGTAAAAAATATAATTATTGCTACAAAGTATTTTACCTCTATTTATCATCTGATCTATGTAGGCCTTTGGCCATCCCTTATATATTGAATAATCAACTTTATATTTCTCACCGAATGAATTTAACTTCTTCCCTTTGAAATCATATACATTTATTAATTTCTCTGCACTCGACTCAGTTAAAAGAATAGTATCTCGAAATACAGCCATTGAAATAATATGCCGAAATTTCCTGAATCTATTTATAAATTTACCATTTAAATCAAATATTGAAATCGCTCTGTTATCTGAAATAAAAACTTTATCTTTTCTAACGCATATATGAACAGGAAATTCTAAATCACCTGGTCCCTCGCCTTTTCTTCCTATTTTTTGAAGTAATTTTCCATTTCTGTCAAATTTATAAACGGTATGCTCTCTATTATCCACTGCATAAACGTTTCCAAAATTATCAACTACAATGAAAGGCGTTGTCTTGAAAAATACTCTTTCTTCTTTTACCGGAAGAACTCTTATAAGTTTTAATTCCTCAACTTTTATTCTCTTTTCGGTTAAAATATAAGGAATTTGAAAAAGAAAAATTACGAAAAATACAATTAGAATTTTCTTTTTCATTTAAAATCTCCTAATCTCTTCTATTTCTCCATCATTTATAAGTATTAATAAGTTGTATAAGAATTTATTTTTATTACATCTTTTATAAATCTTTTCCCATTCACCCTCAATTCTTTTAATCACATATTTTATTGGTATCTTAAATGCATCTCTAAAATTCTCTATATCATTATCTGAAAAATCTTTTCTAACATAGAACATAATATCTATATTTTTATCCTTGCTTAACTCATCATATTTAAAACAGGGTCTACATTCTATATGCGCATCATTTATTATATAGACCGCTGTCTTTTTTCCTCTAAAGTCATTTTTTATAATCCTATTTATTGCTCTTTTACAATCTGTTAAATAGACATGAACATTTAAAATAATTCCTGTAATTAGAAATGCTGAGGAAACAAATATAATTTTTTTCCACTTATTAAATATCAAATGTCTTATCATTTCTTTTTAAGAAATTTAAGTAGAAAAATTTCCTCTGTCAAGAATTTTTATTTGGTAAATTTTCGGATTCTTTTGGTATATTTTCGGATGGAATTGGTAATTTTTCGGATTTTAATTTCTAATGATTGATATAATTTAAAAATAAATTTTTGCCATTTTCTCCTGTATTCTAAAGGTGATAATCCAGTTTGTTTTTTAAAATCATGATTGAAATTTGAAATATGTCTATAGCCAACCTTATAAGATATCTGTTTTATTAATAAACTCTTATCTCTCAAAAGCTTTTTTGCTCTTTTAATCCTTATTTTAGTCAAATATTCAGAAAAACTCATACCAATTTCTCTTTTGAAGAGTTCACATAAGTAACTGTAATTTAAATTAAAATGCTTAGCTAATTTCTTTAAAGTTAAATTTTTATCCAAATTCTTTTCTATGAACTTAAGAGCTTTTTTGACTCTTAAATTCATTTTTCATAAATTTCCCCTTCCATTAATTTAGTACTAAAAATATGCAAAAACTTGAAAATTTTTTTGATTTTTTAAAAGTTCAGAAATAACAAGGATTCTGGGAGTGGTTTAAATCGGGGGGTAAATTGAAATTTTTACTGAAAATTGTATGAAATTAATCTAAAAATCTGGATTTTTGGCAGAATTTGTCAATAGTGTAAATGAATGTTTACATAGTATCAAGAGATTTAATTAATAGAATGCTCTTAAACACTTCTAAGGTTGTAGAAGTAAAATTAAAATTTTTTAATCTTTTTTTAATCTTTATTTAATCATTTGTTTTTTACAATTAACTCTTATGAAGTAATAAAAGGAGGCAGGAAATGAAAAAGAATATACTCCTTATTTTCTTTACACTGATTTATGCACTAAATGCTCATTCTCAAAATTCAATAACCGGGATTGAAAAATTAAAAGAAAAGGCTCCAAAGGTCTTTATTGATTGCAGGAGATGCGATATGAATTATATCCGTGATGAGATTACTTTTGTAAATTATGTAAGAGATAAATTTGAAGCAGATATTTATGTATTAATTACAGAAGAACAAACAGGAGGAGGTGGGCAAAAATATACATTAACATTTATGGGACAGAATGAATTTTCGAATATTGAACATACTTTGACATATATATCATATAAAATAGATACATGGGATGAAACTCGTAAGGGGTTGGTCGAGACTTTAAAAAGAGGACTTTTTCCTTTCATGTTAAAAACTCCTTTAAATAAATATTTCTCAATAAATTTTCGAAGGAGATTACAACCAACTGCAGTAAAGGATAAATGGAATTTCTGGGTTTTTAGCCTTAGCTTGGATGGTGACATAGACGGTGAAAAATACAGAAGCTCTCGTTCAATTGAGTTGAATTTCTCTGCAAACAGAGTAACCCCTGATTTAAAAATAAGAATGGGAATTTCTGGGGAATTTGATGAAAAGGAATTTAAGTATAGAGAAGAAACCATTATAAGTACATATAAGAATTTAAATTTTTCAGCTCTTACAGTAAAAAGCATCGGAGAACACTGGTCAATAGGTGGATGGTTTGAAGTTTCTTCATCAACATATAGTAATTTAAAATATCTTTATACTATTGCTCCGGCTATTGAATTTAATCTCTTTCCTTATACAATATCTACAAGAAGACAGTTAAGATTTCTTTATAAAATTGGATATAATTTTGCAAATTATCTGGAAGAAACAATATATTTTAAGACTTCAGAAAAGCTTTTCTCCGAGTCTCTTTCAATAATTATGGAAGTGCGCGAACCATGGGGAAGTACTTCTGTTTCTTTGGAAGGTTCCCATTATTTCCATGATTTGAGTAAAAACAGATTAACTTTTAGAGGCTTTCTTTCTTTTAGAATTTTTAAAGGTCTTTCAATGTATATTAGAGGAAGATATGAGCGCATTCGCGACCAGTTATCCCTTCCAAAAGGAGAAGCAACATTAGAGGAAATATTGTTGAGGAGGAGAGAACTTGAGACAGGTTATGAATATTCTCTCTCCATTGGAATAAATTTTACATTTGGCTCAATATTCACTAATGTTGTGAATCCAAGGTTTGGAGAGATAAGAAGACATGGATGGAGGAGATGGAGGTAATTTTGCATATTATAAAAAATAGAATAAAATATTGAGAGAATGCGAATTTTAATAGTTGAAGATGACAAAAAACTTGCAGCCTTTTTAAAAAGAGGTTTAGAAGAAGAGCATTACGCAGTAGATGTATGTGGAAATGGAGTAGATGCGATTTATTATGCTCAATTAAATCCTTACGATATTATAATTCTTGATATTCTGCTTCCAGGGAAGGACGGTTTTACTGTTTGTAAAGAATTAAGAGAAAAATCTATTTTCACGCCGATTATAATGTTGACAGCTAAGGATTCGATTGAAGATAAGGTCACAGGTCTTTCTGAAGGCGCAGATGATTATATAACCAAGCCCTTCTCATTTGAAGAGTTGCTTGCTAGAATTCGTGCTCTTCTAAGGAGAAGTCAGGATTATAAGACAAAGATATTAAAAGTTGGGGATTTAGAATTGGACCCTTTTAGGCGCTCTGTTACAAGAGGAGGGAAGAAAATTGATTTAACAGGGAAGGAATATGCTCTGTTGGAATATTTAATGAGAAATAAGGGAAGAATAGTTACACAATCAATGATTATCGAGCATGTTTGGGATATGAATTATGAAGGATTGAGCAATATAGTAAATGTATACATTACCCGTCTTAGAAAAAAAATTGACGAGGATTTTGAAATAAAACTTATTCACACAATTCGGGGGCACGGTTATAAGATTGATGAAAATTAAGAGATTTAAATCCTTGAGTTTCAAGCTTACCATTTGGTATATCGTGATATTGGGTATTATTATTCTGGTTACAGGACTATTTTTATATGAGGGATTTAGAAAAAGTTTGATTGAGGAAGTTGATAAAAACTTATATGAAATTGCAATAGAAGTTAATAGGATATATTGGAAGACCAGGGGAGTTACATGGAAGGATGCAATTGAACAAGCTGAAGAAAAATTTAGAGATTTTCGCCCCTTTATTCAGGTGGTAAGGATTTCCTATCATAGAAAAAATTTTATCGAGAAAATTATTCATACCATGGAGATTGATTCAAATGATTTTAATTTAGGCGAAAAAACTTATTATAAGGTAGAAAGAGCAGGAAATCCTATATATGAAACCTTTACTTTAGAAAAACTTACTTCCTATCCAATACGAGTTGTTCTCTTTCCCATTAGAGGTCCATATATTATTCAAGTAGGTATATCGCTGGAAAAAACAATTAATACATATAGAAAACTATTGATTATTATGATATTAACGGGTGTATTACTATTGTTGCTCGCCTCATTTGGTGGAAATCTTATTATAAGAAGAGCTTTATTGCCTATTAAAAGCGTAGTTCGGACAGCAAAGGAGATTACTGCGGAGGATTTGTCACTTCGAATAGATTCCGGAAATCGAGAAGATGAAATTGGAGAATTAGTAGATACATTTAATAACATGATCGCCAGACTTGAAAAATCGATTAAGAAAATTAAACAGTTTTCTGCTGATGTTTCCCATGAATTGAGGACTCCTTTAACAATTATTCGAGGGGAAATTGAGGTTCTTCTTAGAAAAGAGAGAGAAAAAGATGAATATAAAAAAGCATTGAAAAGCGTTTTGGAAGAAACATGTAAAATGGAAAAAATTGTAGAGGATTTGCTTTTGCTCTCAAGAATCGATGTTTCAAAAAAAACTAAACTTGCTGAGAAAATTTTTCTTGATGAAATTCTTTTGAGGGTTTTTGAAAAATATGAGCAATTGGCTAAGAGTAAGAAAATAAAATTTTCAATCAGAAAAATTGAACCTTCTCAGATTAAAGGTAATAGTATACTCGTTGAACGTATGATATCAAATATAATAGATAATGCTATTAGATACACTCCACCGAATGGTAAAGTTGAAATTTCTCTTGCAAAAAATGGCAATTTTGTGTCTCTTTCTATTAAAGATACAGGAATTGGGATTCCAGAGGAAGCCCTTCCTCATATATTTGATAGATTTTATGTGGTGGATAAGTCCCGTTCCAAAGAGCATGGAGGGGTAGGGCTCGGTCTTTCGATTGTGAAGTCAGTAGCTGAAATACATGGCGCAAAGATCGATGTTCAAAGCAAAGTTAATGAAGGCACTCTTTTCAAAATTAAATTTCCTTTAATGCTTAAATAATATCGAAAATCAGAAAAAACAGAAATCATTTGAATTCAATAAACTTTATAAATTCCTTAAGAGGTTCGGCTTATAAGTAGTTTTTCGCCCTCTGATGAAGCGACAAAAGTTGTCCAGGTTAGCTGACCGGTTACATTAACTGTTGTTCTCAGCATATCAAGAATTCTTTCAACCCCAAGAATCAACGCCAATCCTTCTAAAGGAACTCCTATTGAACTAAGGATTATAGTGAGATTTATAAATCCTCCTGCTGGCACACTTGCTGTTGTTATTGCACCAATCAGAACAAGGAAAAATGTTATTAAAAAGACTTTTAAAGAAAAGTTTACATTATATATTTGGACAAGGAAAATGACTGATACTACCTGATAAATCCCTGTTCCATCTCTATATAAAGTGGCTAGTAATGGAAGAACAAAACTTTTGACTTCATTTGAAATTCCCATATCTTCTGCACATTTCATTGAAACAGGGAGTGTGGCAAGAGATGAAGTTGTGCCAAAAGCTATAAGTTGTGCAGGTCTAATTGCTTTGAAGAATTTTAAACTGTTTAAACCCAAAAAATAAAGAGAAAGACTGTATACGATCCCCAACTGGAGAATTATTGCTATTAAAAAGACTAAAGTATATTTCAGTAAACTGAAAATTATAGAAAATCCCAGTTTTCCGGTTATGGGTGCTATAAGGGCAAATACGCCAAAAGGTGCAAGTTTTAAAATCCAGTTCAGAATTACAATCATGCTTCTGTTAATAGCTGATATTACCTTTAAAATTGCCTCAGAATACTCCTTAGGAATTTTGTTCAACGAGATTCCAAAGAGGATTGTAAATATTATAATCTGAAGCAAATGACCTTCTGCTGCAGATTTAATTGGATTTGAAGGTATAAAATCTAAAATAATTTCACTAAAACTCGGTTTTTCTTTTGTTTTTTCAATTTTCTGTAGTGTAACGGGTTTATAATCTTTTATAAGAGATTCCTTCTCAGCTAAGTTAAAAGTGCTTCCTGGTTTTAAAAGAAGTGCACATCCAAAAGAAATTAAAATCGCCAGAGAAATTCCAAGTATAAATACAATCACAGTTTTTATTCCAATCCGTCCAAATTTTCTGAAATTCGGGATACTTGTTAAACCAATAGTTAGTGATGCAAAAACAAGTGGAATTATAACAACGAGAATAAGTTTAATGAAAGCTCTTCCAAAAAATTCAAGAAAGGAGACTTTTTCACCGAAAATTAATCCTACGCCAAAACCAAGAAGCATACCTATACCGACTTGAGTGGAGAGTCCTATTTTTTTAATTTTTTGGAGCAATCTTTCTCCTTATTTCTCTTTCTTTTCTTCTACTTTTTCCCAGGCTTCTAATTTTTCCGGAAATTCTTTTAGGAAGGAGGATTCAACAACGAAGAGATAGGGTAGTTCAGTATTTCTAACATAGACTTCTTTTTTATCCTTGTTTTCAATTCCAATTAACAGGGTATGCTTTTCCAATTTATTATCCTCCTCTGTCCAGATATTTATCTCTGCTTGAGGCTTGTCCAGTCCATATTTCTTGATTTTGAAGGGTGGGTCTATGAATTTTTTAGTTTCAAGATCAGCTATTTTCGTGAGAAAACTTTCCACTTTACTGTTGTCTGCTTTTACCTTTTCAGGTTTTATAAAATTCCAGTTAGATTCTTCATCCTCCTCCAGAAGAAAAGCCTTCCCATTTCTTTTTATTTCAAGTTTCTTTACCTCAAAAGTATAAAAAACAACGACATTCTTCTCCCTTAATTCATCCGGTTTTTTCTCCAGATCTGTTATCACTAAATCGTCAGCAGTTATTATTTTTGATGAAAGAGATGTGGTTGCATAAAGTTTATCATCCTTTTTATTTAAAAAGAATGTTATTTCTTTATTCTCAGAAGGAAAATTCAATGTCACTTTGAAATCAGGATTGTTCAATCCATATTTTTTCATTTCCTCATCTGTTTTTTCCTCAGAAATAAATTTTTCGGCCCTCAATGAGGAAAGATTATAAAGTAAATTGCTTACTTTTCCACTTTCTATGAGACTTTTAATCGGTTTTTCCATGAACCATTCATCTTCGTCTTTTCTAATTGCCTGCCAGGAGAATTTTCTTCCAGTTACAGATATCTTTTTAACCTTATCTTTTTCAAATTCAAAGATATCTTTCTTTCTAAAGTCAAACAGGGATTTGTCTATAAGTGATTTCAAATAGCTTGGAATTAGAACTATCCTCTGGTCATCTTCTCTTTTTGCATAAAGTGTCTGGTCTAAAGGATTTTCCATACCAATTAAAAGAACGATTGGTTTTATTTTGTCCTTTGTCCAGAGACTCACTTTTGTGGATGGAATTTTGTATTTCTCTAAATCCTTTTTAGTTGCGGTTTCTTCCACAACCCTTTCAATTTTCAAATCAGAGAAATCATCTGCCAGTCTATTTACCTCATACTGTTCTGCTTCCACTTCAAGAGGAGATACAATTCTCCATTCATTTTCTTTTTCTCTTTCAAAAACAAAGGTTTCATTCTCTTTTTGAAGCGAAATTTTAGTAATATTTTCTGATGGAATATTTATAAGTTTTTCTTCCCCTTCTTCCTTTTTACCCTTAATTTCAAGAAAATAAACAACCACTAATAGTCCTATTAAAATTATGAATAAAATTAAGGTTGTTCTCATCCTCATTTTTTCCTTCTCCTTATCCAGATTGAAATTCCAAGAAGAAGGATAAATGCTGGAATAATTATAACAGAGGTAAAGAAAATTATTCTTCCTTGCTGGGGTGTAAGATGGATTGTTCGAGGCGAAGAAGTTTTTGGCTGGATTGATATAAGATCTGCCTCTTCAGTCAACCAATTCACAGTATTTAGAAATAAATTTCCATTTCCGGAGAGATTATAATAATTATTGGTCACAAAATCAGAATCACCAAAAACTGCTATTCTTCCTTCTTTTTTGGTTGCTTCTGTCTCCTCTTTTTTCTCTTCTTTAGTTTCTTCGGTTTTTGATTCTCCTTTTATTTCAGCCACAACTGCCACTGGAATTGGACCTTGACGGTCTTCTTTTGGATTAAAAGTTATGTGCGCCTCTTTAAAATTTTTTTCAGCCCATGAATTAGGACTTGTCTTAGCAATAATATTTACTGTTACATTTTCTGGAATAGAATCTGATTTATCAACTGAACGGGCTAATGGGAAGAAAGTAGCATATCGAAATTTTTCTGTTATAGTGTGAGACTCATATTGGCTTACCACAGGCATAAAATAGTCACCACCTAGGAGACGGGAGACTGTATCCACAACAATATCTCTTTCGAGTTTAATGCCATATTTCTTTAAAAGAGAAACAACTGTCTGGGAATCCTCTGGATCTACCATAAAAAATACCCTTCCGCCTTTGCTAATAAAATCTTCAATCGCTTCTATTTCTTGAGGAAGGAGATCCTTTCTTACTCCTGGAATAACGAGTAAGGAAATATCATCCTTCAAGTTCTCTTTAAGAGCAAGAACAATTTTTCTGACCTCATATCCTAATTTCTGCAATTCATTTTTTACCTTGCTATATCCAAATTCTGAGTCATCCTCTATGCTTTTTTCACCATGACCTTCGAGAAAAGCAATTACCTTTTTCTTTTCTCTTGTAATTTTAATTATTGCGTTTGTGATATCTTCCTCAGAAGTTGAAGTTATTCGTGTATCCTTATCACCGCATTCAAAAACAGTAGTTCCGTCTTGTAAGATGTCATATCTTTTAACAAGTCCAGGATTCTTATCAGGATCAATAAATTCATACTTTATTTTCTTGGAATGATATGCATAAATTTTTAATAAATCTTCCATTTTAGATCTCTGAAAACTTCCTTCTCTAAAAAATGCTTTTATCTGGACCTCTTTTTTCAGATTTTTCAATACCTTAACAGATTGGTCTGATAAACTGTGAATTTTTCCTTCTGTCAGATCAAAACGCCAGTGATGACGGGAGGAAAGATAATTCAGAACCACAAGAATACCGAGGACTAAAATAATAATTATAATCAGATTTCCTGAATATATAAATGATTTCCTTTTTAAAGTCTCCTTTAATTGAGATAGGTTAAAAAATATGTAACAAATTAAAAGCACTAAACCTAAAATTCCAAGAATTAAAGCATATATTTTTTTATATGGCCATATTTTCAGAGCAAATAGTGAAAGAATAATAAGACTGATTCCAATATAGTTAAATGTATTAATAATCTTCCTCATCACTCACCTCCGACAATAACTAAAAGCTTAAAACTAAAAATAAAAAACTACAGCTAAAAATTTAAAATTTATATCATTCGTTTTCTGGTTTTTGATTTTATTTTTTAATTTTAAATTGTAATTTTTCATTTTTCACTTTTAATTATCTCCACTTTCTAGATTGAATCACAGAGTATGTAAGGAATAATCCAAAGAAGGAAAAACTTATGTAATAAAATATATCGGTTGTATCAAGAACTCCTCTTGTTAATTCGTCAAAATGCCGGAAAAAGGAAAGATACTCCAGTATTTCTCTCCATGTTGGACCACTTGCTGACGACAGCCAGTTTATTATCCACAGCAGGAGTAAAGCACCAAATGAAAGAACTGCAGCAACAATTTGATTTTCTGTCAAGGAGGAAAAGAAAATTCCAATTGAGACAAACGCAGCACCTAAAAGAAATAGTCCAAGATATCCTGTTAAAATAGGATTGAGCTCTGGATTTCCATAAACAAAAGTGAAAATTGAATAGATTCCTGTTACACCCAGCATCACCAACACAACAGTAAGCGCAGCAAAATATTTTCCCAATATTATTTGATTGACCGTAAGCGGAGAGGTGTACAGCAACTCCTCTGTTCCCATTTTCTTTTCTTCAGCGAATAATCTCATAGTGAGAACAGGAAGCATGAGCAGGAGCACTATACTCATATTTCCAAAAAGTGGGGAATAAACCATCTGATTAATGTTCAACTGGGAAGCCCAGTATGGATTGGATGAATAATACAGGGACTGACTATTGAACCACCATATTAAGCTATAAAAGAAAAAGCCCGAAATTAAAGTGAAAATAGCAATCACAGCATAAGCCATGGGTGAAGTAAAATATGATTTCAATTCTTTAACATAAATTGCCCATATGTTTCTCATTTTTTATCTCCCTGAGATAACTTTTAAATAAAGTTCCTCAAGGCTCAAAGTTAATGGTTTCATCTCCAAAAGACCCCAGTTTTTTTCAAGAATCTTTTTTACTATTTCATCTCTTAAATCAATACCCTTTTTCCATTCTATCTCTATATCTCCATTTTTTTGTACCACATTTTCCACACCATTAATTTCCCTGATGCCATTTATGACTTCCTCTCCTGTTTTCTTTAATTTAATTGAAACTCCTTCTTTATCAGCAAAAGAACTTGCAAGTTCTTCCAAAGAGCCTGAAGCCATAAGTTTACCTTCATTAATAATAACCACACCATCACATACCTGGGTTACTTCAGCAAGAATATGTGTTGACAGAATAATGGTGTGTTCTCCTTTAAGAGATTTTATTAATTGTCTGATTTCAACTATCTGGGCAGGGTCCAGTCCCATTGTGGGTTCGTCCAGAATCAAAACCTTGGGGTCATGAATTAGAGCCTGTGCAATTCCAACTCTCTGTTTATATCCTCTGGAAAGATTTCTAATTAATCTATTTCTGACTTCTTCCAATCTACTTTTTTCAATTGCCATTTCAATTCTCTCCTTTCTTTTCTTAGAAGGAACTCCCTTAATCTGAGCAACAAAATTCAGATATGAATAAACTGTCATTTCAGGGTAAAGGGGAAGGTTTTCCGGTAAATACCCTGTTATCTTTTTCACCTCCATTGGTTTTTCAAAGACATCGAATCCACCAACAAATGCCTTTCCCTCTGTTGCAGGTAGGTAACCAGTCAATATCCTCATTGTAGTTGTTTTTCCAGCTCCATTCGGTCCGAGAAATCCCCATATTTTGCCTTCTTCTACTTTAAAATTAAGGTTTTTTACAGCTATTAATTCTCCATATTTTTTAGTAAGATTTTCAACTTCAATCATCGCATCCCTCCATATTACATAATTTCAGGTTGGGGGATTCCCATTAAATTAAGAGCCTTTCTTAAAATTTCTTTGACATAATATACAGTCAGAATTCTTATTTTCTTTAAATTTTTGTTCTCTTCCTTCAATATTTGGTAGCTGTGATAATATGAATTAAATTTTTGCGACAAATTAAAAGCAAATTTTGCTAAATGGGAGAATTCTAGGCTATTAATGGAATTTAAAACTTCTTCTTCAAAGGTAGAAGCATAAAAAACAAGTGACCAGAAATCAGCTAATTCCTGCTCAGAAAGTTCATCAAGAGAGAGTTCACTTTCAATCAGATTATTAATTTCTTTCTCAGAGAAGATTCCTTTCTCCTCTAATTTTCTGAAAATGCTATTAGCTCTTACTAAACTGTATTGTAAATAAGGACCTGTTTCGCCTTCAAAATTTAGAGCTTCATCAAAGTCAAATACTATAATGGAATTTCTTGCATATTTTAGCATGAAATAACGAAGAGCCCCTGTCATTATTTTTTGAGCAATTGATGTCTTTAGATCAGGGTCGAGTTGGGGGTTTCTTTTTTCTACTTCATTCAAAGCTTTTTCTTCCAATTTATCAAGCAGGTCATCAGCCTTTATTCCGAGTCCCTTTCTTCCAGATATTTCCAAAAAGGATTTTTTCTTTTCTTCAGGTGAAATTTTCAATCCGAATTCTTCTAGACATTTCTTTGATAGGGCAACCATTTCATAGGAAAAATGTATTGAATTTTTAGCCTCCTCTTCATAACCGAGTAATTTTAGACTCTGAGCTACAATTTTCTGAAGATATGATTGTCTTACATCAATCACATTATATACTTTACTTGCCTTCCCAAATTCAATATTTTTATTTTCTCCGTTTTTAGAAGTGGTCATCCAGATTAATTGGCCATTATTTTTTTCGAAAATTTTATAATAAAAGTCTCTTCCTAGCAGTCCAAATTTCCATAATTGATAGGCTATATCTTTCCCAACGTAGGTCACTGTTCCATTTGAACGAACAATTATTTTTTCCTTTTCAGGCTCATCCTCGAATCTCATTACCCAGCAACCTTTATTTACTCCTTCTGTTACAAATTGTATGGCTTTCTTTTCCTTAAGGAAGTTAAAGGCTTTTTCCCAGAATTTTAACCTTAATATGTCACTTTCACGGGGAAGCAAGTCATATGTAACCCCTATTCTTCTCATTGTGTTTAAATGTGCCTTAACTATTCTATTGGAAATATGCTCTGCAATTTCAGCTTCAGGGTTTTTACCCTCTTCGATTCTTTTCAATATATATGCTCTTTTTTCCTGTGCTTCTGGATTTTCCTCAAAATACTTGGTAACTTTTGTGTATAAATCCCAGCAATAATAATCAAACTTTCCATCGATTTTTTTAATATCTTCAAGAGACTTTTTCTCTAATTCTAAAAAACCAAAAACTACATCTCCTACCTGGACTCCAGTATCATCTATATAGTTTTGAACCTCAACCTTTTCTCCTTTATACCTCAGGCATCTTACAAGTGTGTCTCCAAGACAGGCATTTCTCAAGTGACCTATATGTGCTGCCTTATTTGGATTTATATTTGTATGCTCAACCACTATTTTTCTTTGCTCTGGTTCGAGCGAAATCTCTTGTAAATTTCTGAGTTGATTTAGGAAAAATCTGTCCTTTTGAATAAAGAAATTTATATATCCGCCTCCAGCAATTTCCACTCTTTCAATAAATGGAATGTCTTTGAGGTAATTTATGACTTCTTCTGCAATTTCTCTGGGGTTTCTTTTTAATTTCTGTGCCAGTTCAAAGCATATTGTAACAGCTAAATCACCTAATTTATGATTTGGAGTGTAATTAAATTTCAGAGAATCCAACTCTATCGGAAATTTATCTTTTAGTCTTTGAAATATTTGATTTTTCAGCTCCTTTTTGAATTTTAACATGGGAAGAGTTTTATTATATCAAATTATATAATTCAAAAACAATACCATACCATCTATTTTATCAACGCCGTTGTTTTATTCCTTTTCCACCAATTACAATTACATTGTAAACATTTAGAGAAGGAATCTTAAATTCCCAAAAATTATTTTTTATTTCTGGTTTTAAGAAAATTTTTTCCTCAAAATCAGGAGAAATAATAAATGCTGATTTTGCCATTGGATAATCAGGTATTTTAATACGGATAACAAGGTCCTTCTTTGTAGCGATTTCATCATTTTCAAGATTGTGGTCATAATTAACCATATGAACCACGATTCTTCTTTTTTCTGGCTGATAATAGGGATAGGTAATCACTTTTCGATCAGTATTTTCCATTATTGGTGTAACAGGAACAAACAATTTTACAAGAGATGAAATCTGTTCCCTCAAAGAATTTTCATAATTAAAAAAGTAAAGGGAGCCAATATTCCACTCCATATTACCATAGGTCCAGGTAGGTGAAATAATGAAACTTCCTTTTCCATAAGTCACTTCTCCAGTCCCTGTTAGTCCAAAAGTTTCAGGATCAAATATAAGTGCTTTTCCTCCTTCCTTTACATACTGTTGAATCGTATTTTTCTGCCTGGACGATATATTTTTAGCCTCAGGTATTATGAGAAGTTCATAATCATTTAATTTCTTTAAATTAATTCTATTCTTTAAATAAGGGCCTCCACCTCCGAAAATTACATCAAAAGGAATGTTGGATTCAGCAAGTGCCTGAGCAAATCCTAAATAGGAGAATATTCTGTCTTTTAAATTTTCAGTATATAAAAGCAATAATCCAATTGAGGCATAAGTTTTTGATGGTGTATTGTATAAATCTTGGTTTTTAATTATAAATTCAGCAAGCTTAGCGCAGTTAAGCCAGTTTTCAGGAGTGCCCCATCCCTTTATATAGTAATTAACAAAAGCGCCTTGATTGGCGTATGCTTCAGCCATGAGAATATATAGATAATTTTTATAACTCTTATTTTTTTGAGTTGAATTATTAACTATTTCCTTTATTGCTTCAGTATCAGGAAGTATTACTGCTGGAGCATTCGTTGCTGCACGGGCTAATTTTTCCCATGCAAGCCATTTATTGCGAGGAAAGGAAAGATTGGGGACATCTTCAAAAATTGTATAAGCATTTTCAAATGTATAAAAATCTACTAAATCGCTAAAAATAAGCCCTTTAGCCCAATATCCAGCCCAGCGATTGGTCCCGAGTGTATATGAATTTGCACTTATAGGTATTTCTTTTCCTTTTTGCTTGGCATAATTTTTAAGTGCTTCAATTAATTTTTTCTTTCCGAGGTAATTGTTTAATTCCTGAAAATAAATGTATTCCTTAACTAATGGATCTGTTTCTACTCTTTCTTTGTATGGAAGTGAATTAGTGCTTGCAATCCTTTGGAGTAAATTTTCTTTATCAATATCATTTATATTGAATTTATCTTTTAATTCTTGAGGGGAGTACCTGTTTCGCAGATGTTTACGGAATCCTTCTATACAATAGGAACAGAAACCAGGCTCTTCTGTCCCAATATAGTGAGCAATGAATTGAAACATGGGGAAGAAACTGTTACCTTGAATTTCATCAAGAACAATTAGATCAGCACCAGCGTCAATAGCTTTTTTTCCATGTTTAATCATCCAATTAATCCAGTTTGGGTTATTTGCACACATGAAATAGGAATCTGCTTCTAAATCAAAATTTGGTAATTTTCCTTTGGAACTCCTGCAGGCTAATTTCTCAAATTCAGCTCCCTGCATTTTTCTGTGCCCCTGAGCCGTTAGAATTGTTGCAGGGACTAATAATCCTTGATCATGCATGGTTTCCACGAATTCCTTATCAGAATTATAGGTGTTTCCAGAAAAGATTGATTCCATCAAGCGACCAAAAGCAAAAGGGGAGGAGATTTCTCCAATATATCCATTCCACAAGCCATTTACTGTTATATGGAATTTTTCAACATCCTCAGGAGGAAGGGCAACCATACAATATATTTGAACTTTTTGATACCAGTCTTTTTCAAAATTTGCTTTGAGATTTTTGTTTTGAATTAGAAAAAATCCAAAAAATAAAATAATAATCCCTATTATTTTCTTGCTCATTTTTCTTTAAATTATTTTCTAAGAATCTTTTTTAATTCAGAGTAGGGAAGACAGTTCAACACATCTTTTTTTTCAAGCCAGCCACGGCGAGCAATGCCTATTCCGAAACGCATCATTCTCATTCCACCAATATGATGAGCATCTGTGCCAATCGCAATTTTTATACCCATTTCTTTTGCCTTTCTTAAATTTATTTCATTCAGGTCCAGGCGGTCATAATAAGCATTTAATTCCAGAATTTTATTATTTTTTAAAGCTGCTTCGAAAATTTTGTCAAGATCAACATCATATCCCTCTCTTTTTGAAATCAATCTTCCTGTGGGATGTGCAAGAGTATGGACATATGGATTTTCAAGAGCTAAAAGCATTCTTTCAGTCACATTCTTTTTAAATCCTATATGAATAGATGCAACAACATAATCAAGTTGTGCAAGAAGTTCATCTGGAAAATCAAGTTTTCCATCAGGAAGTATATCAACCTCTATTCCTTTTAGAATTTTAATTCCAGTTAATTTCTCATTTAATTTATCTATTTCTTCAATCTGTCTTTTTAATCTATCTTCTGTTAAGCCATGGGCATATTTAACAGATTGCGAATGGTCACAAATTGCTATGTATTCATATCCAAGAGATTTTGCATGTTCTGCAATTTCTTCAATTGTTGAATGTCCATCACTATAACTTGAATGAACATGCAAATCACCCTTTATATCTGTATAATTAATTAAATCAGGAAGTCTGTTTTCCAGAGCACATTCTATCTCCCCTCTGTCCTCTCTTATTTCAGGAGGAATCCATGGTAAATTTAGGATTTTATATATTTCTTCTTCTGTTCTGCCTGCAATTTTCTTGTCGTCTCTAAAAACTCCGTATTCTGAGATTTTTAGACCTTTCTCCTTTGCCATTGATCTGAGTCTTATATTGTGAGCTTTGGACCCTGTAAAATATTGAAGAGCAGCACCATAACAGTCTTCATCAACAATTCTTAAATCAACCTGTTTTTTGCCTTTCTCTGTTTTAACCATTATTGAACCTTTGGTTTTTCCAGAAGCAATAACCCGGTCAACATTGGGATATTTTGTAAAGAATTCTATTATTTCTCTTCCGTTTTTCCCTGTAGCAAGAATATCAATATCTCCAACTGTTTCCTTCATTCTTCTCAAAGAACCTGCAGGAGAAATCTGGCTTATTCCAGGAGCATTCTTTAAATATTCAATGACATCCTCTACAATAGTTAAAGCCTCATAAATTGGAATTCGCTCATGAGCCTGTTCATAAATTTCTATGCCTTTCTTTATATTCTCAACTTTTTTCTCTCCCATTCCGAAAAGTTTTGCTAATGAGCCATCTTCAATCACCCTTTTTAAGTCGTCAAGGTTTTTTACTCCAAGCTCTTTATGAGCAAGACTGATTGTTTTAGCTCCCAGATTTTGAATTTCCAGGAGTTCAAGCAAACCCTCTGGAATTCCAGAAAGAGCTTCCTCATACTTTTTCATTTTGCCTGTTTTTAAATATTCCTCTATTTTCTTTGCGATTCCCTCTCCGACGCCTGGAATTTCTCTTAGTTTTCCTTTTTTAGTAATTACTTCAATATCCTCTGTTAAATCCTCCAATACCCTTGCCGCTTTCCGATAAGCAATAATTCGAAAACTTGATTCTCCTTTTAATTCAAGGGCATCTGCAATTCTTGAAAAAATATACGCTAATTCTTTATTCTTCTCACTCATTTTTTATTCTCCATTCTCCTGAAGATAATGATTTTGATAATTTTATTATTCTATCATCAATTTTACACCAATAAATATTTTCTCTTTCTCCTGTATTTATATCCTCAACCCTTTCTCTTCTTATAATTTCATTTATCATGTATTCAATATCATTAATTATAATTGCTCTAGGAGTCTCTTCCCCCTTATATCCCGAATAACATATAACTTTAAGTTTCATCCCTTCTGTGGAAATAATACATCAACTTTCCTAAATGTTCAATGTCAACAATTGACATTGAATTATTAAATTTCTATTATAAAGTTAAAGGGGGTTAGAATGTGGCAGAGGAAATATTGGTTTTTAACTATTTTATTAATTATTCTTTTTCAAAATTTGAATTCACAAATACCAATTAGAGTTTATTTAAAAATTTATGAAGTTCCAGCTTATCAAAGTATATTATCTGCACAAAAAACAGAAAATGGAGGATTAAAGGGAACAAAAATTGGAGGAAATGTTACAGCAACCTTTCCATCTGGAATAGTTCTACTTGATTCAGATTTAGGAAGGGATGCCTCAGATTCAATAGTTGAAAATTATATAAAAAGCAAAGTATTATTTGGATGTCCGGAAATTGTTAATATTTTTCCAGTAGCCAAATATGAGCTTGAACTCAATCCCTTATCGGAGAGTAAGAGAATAAAAGAAGAGCTCTCAGATTTTAAAGGAAATGGGTTGAATTATGAAATTAAAATAAAACCTCAATTTATTAGTGATAATGAGATTATTTTAAATCTTCAATTTATTAAAGAGATAGAAAAAATTAAGCCTTTTGAACTTCTAGCATTTAGAAAATATAAACGAGAATTCGAAAGAAAAATGATTCTGAACCAGACTTTTGGCTTTAAATTTTTTAAAAATTATTATATCGGTTTTCTTGACTATAGTGGGAAACTAAAGGGAATGTATACTGGATTTCAATATTTGTTGAATAATAACCCTATCTTCTATCCAGAACGCATAGTGCCTCTATATGAGGGGTGCGAGGGAAAAAATTGTAAAGACGCAGGAATTTAATTTCATAACTTGATTGAAGTAACTGTATATCTCTTGCCTGAGTGGAGGGATTGCAGGAAAGATATATAATACGAATCGGTTTTTCTAAGAGAATTTTTCTGATTATTTTTTTATGTAGACCAGCTCTAGGAGGGTCAAAAATTATAATTTTATTTTTATCTATTAATTCAGTTGTTTTTTCAGCAGATTTATAAATGGTTTTACAATTATTTATTTGATTTTCCCTTATATTTTCATCAGCATAATATATTGCTTCTTTATCATTGTCCACTAAAATACAATCCTTGAATTCTGAAGAAAGAGGAAGGCTAATTGCTCCTACTCCTGAATAATAATCAATTGCTGATTTGCTGGAATCCAAAAATTCTGAGATGTCCTCCAGCACTATTTTAAAAAGGACAAAATTAATCTGGAAAAAGCTCAATAAGCCGAATTTAAGCTTTTTCCCTCTTGTTATAATTTCAAGAAAATCTTGTCCTTGCTCAAATAATTTTTCGTCCGAGACAGATGCTGGACTTAATGGATTGGATAGATGGATCTGAAATCCTTTTAAACTTTCATCTAATAATGGATAATTATTGAAGTTGAAATTTTCCTTTATGAATAATCCCGCAAGGACCTCATTTTTGTCATTACATCTAAGGATTAGAGTTTTTAAAATATTAATTGGCACTGAATTCTGATTGAGCCATAAAATAATTTTTTGAGCAGAATCATTGATTGAAGGCTCAGCTAATTTACAAAAATTAATTGGCATACGCCTGTGTGTTCCTCTTTTAAAAAAGGCTAGAGATATTAATCCTTCATTATTTAAAGCAAAACTATATTCCATTTTATTCCTATAGTTGAATTGATTTTCTGAATCAGAAATTATTTCGAAATCAGGTAGTTCTGATAGGTCTCCAATTCTTATATAGGTTTCCTCTGCTATTTTTTTCTTCCATATATTTTCCTGTTCCCAGCTTAGTATTTGCCATGGACTGCAGGAGAGAAAATGTTCTTCTTCGGGTTCAACCCTGTAAGGTGATTGATTTAATATAGAAATTGCTATTCCTTCCGAATAAGTCTTTTTATTTTTATAAATCTCGACTTCCACCTCTTCTTCTGGAAGGGCATTCCAAGCTAAAACTACTTTGCTTTCGTGTTTTCCAAGACCTTGTCCACCGAATACAAGTTTTTCAATTCTTGTCTTTATAAATTTTTTCATATCCTCAAATTAGTTTAGTTTAGAAGATTATATAAATCAATAGTTTGACATAAGATATTAAATGTAATTAAAATTATTCCTCATTTTACGGAAAGGAGGAATTATTAATGGAAGAAAAAATAATTTATCTTGATAATGCAGCCACCTCTTTTCCAAAGCCAGAAGAAGTATACAAATTTATGGATTTTTTTTACAGGAATTTTGGTGTTAATCCAGGACGTTCTGGATATGATTTATGTATGGAAGCAGGAAAAGTGGTTGAGGACACACGGAAATTGCTAACTAAGTTTTTTAATGGAAGAGATCCAAATAGACTTTGCTTCTCTTATAATTCCACAGATGCACTTAATCTCATAATTTTTGGAATATTAAAAGAAGGTGACCACGCAATTACTACAACTCTTGAACACAATTCTGTTCTCAGACCTCTTTATCATCTTTATAAATTCAATGGAGTAGAAGTAGATTATGTGCCTTTTGATAGCAAAGGTTTTGTTGATCCAGATGATTTTAAAAAGAGATTTAAGAAAAATACAAAATTAGTTATAGTGAATCATGCTTCAAATGTATTGGGAACAATTCAACCAATTAAAGAAATTGGAAGATATTGCAGGGAAAAGGGAATTACTTTTGCAATTGATGCCTCACAAACCGCAGGGAAAATTCCAATTGATGTTGAAGAGATGAATGTGGATATAGTGGCATTTACAGGTCATAAATCTCTAATGGGACCAACAGGAATTGGGGGGCTTTATGTAAGAGAAGGAATTGAGATAAGACATACGAGAGCAGGAGGAACTGGAGTTCGTTCAGCATTAAGGACTCATCTCGAGGAATATCCTTATAGGCTTGAATACGGGACCATTAATACCCTTGGAGTAGCTGGTTTGAATGCAGGAGTTAAATGGATAGAAGAAAAGGGTATTAAGAATATTTATGAATATGAAATGAAACTTACAAAAATGTTAGTTGATGGCTTAAAGGAGATTAAAGGTGTTAGATTATACTGTCAAGACAGTTTAGAAAACCATATAAGTGTTTTGAGTTTTAATGTAGAAGGTATAGAAGCTATGAATACTGGTATAATGCTTGATGTTGACTATAATATTGCATGTAGAACCGGGCTTCATTGTGCACCACTTGTTCATGAACAGCTTGAAACAGATAAAATTAAAGGCGCTGTAAGATTTTCAGTCGGTCCATTTAATACAGAAGAAGAGATTAAAACTGCAATAAATGCAGTAAAGGAGATTGCTGAATCAAGAAGCAAGAAATAATTATATTATTAAAGCATCTGCTACGCATTCGCTAATAGTTTTAACTTCAATGCCGAGTTTGTAATGTTTATTTAATTCATTTAGCTGGTCAATGCAGTTATGACATGGTGCAATAACTACCTCAGCTTTTGTTTTTTTAATCTGTTCAGCTTTTACTCTTCCAGCTTCTATTCTTCTTTTAGCAAAACGCGTCATTGCCAATTGTCCACCACCCCCTCCACAACAAAAATTTTTTTCTCTATTAGGGTTCATTTCAACAAAGTTCATGACCGAATTTTTCAAGATAAATCTCTGTTCTTCAATAATTCCTCCAAATCTTACCAAGTTACAAGGGTCATGAAGTGTATGGAGTTTTTGATTAAGGGATGGGTTGAGTTTAATTCTTCTATCCTTTATATATTCTGCAATTATTTGAATAATACTTTTCACTTCAAAGTCGTATTTTTTGGATAACCATTCAGGAGCCTCCCATCTGTGGGAGTTAAAACCATGTCCGCATTCAGAAAGAACCAGAGTTTTGCATTTTAATTCTTTCATAGAATCTACAAGTCTCTCAGAAATGATAGAAGCTGTTTTATTGTCTCCGCTAAAGAAACCATAATTTGTTACATCAAAATTTTTGCTTGACAAAGTCCAGCTTTCTTCAGCAGCATGGAATATTTTTCCAACTGCAAGAATGGACATTGGGAAAAACATTGCTTCTCTCGGATTAATTATGTATAGATATTTAGCTCCCTTTTTGTCCACTGGGAGTTGGATATTTGAATTACCAATTTCTTGTTTTAATTCTTCTTCCAACCATTCCACAGTTTCAAGCCAATCTTCAGAAGAAATGCCCATATTATTTCCTTTTTCAAGAGTTATATTAATTGTTGATTGTAACCCAGGAGGAATTAGATTAATTTTTGCTAATGCACCTCTTGCTACCCTTATTAGATAAGGAATGTTGATTCCCATTGGGCAATTCAATGTGCACCTTCCACATAAAGTGCATTTTCCGAATAATGTATCTATCCATTCTTCAATTGTCTTGTTGTTTAATTCCCTTGCATTTATCCATTTTGAGGCCTTTTTACCCATAAAGCTAAAGTATTTTTTGAATACACTTATTACAAGATTTAATTTATAAGAAGGAATTGATTTTGTTTCTTTAAAAGTCAAATAATAATGACAGGAANCCGCACACAAGCCACATCGAACACAGGAATTCATAAAAACAGCATAATCGAAATTTATTCTGCTTATAAATTCCCTTAACGCTATTTCTATATCACGGATATTAATTTTCTTTATACTTTCTTCAAATGAATCTCTTTTTTCCTTGTTTTTTTTCATTTTATTTAATTAAAACTTTTTCTCGGCAAAACTCCTCTTCTTCCAAAGAATATTCCAAAAGAGATTCTGCTTAGAAAAAAGAAAAAACAATGTCTAATTTTTCCTATTGGAATATATAAAAATAAAATAATAGAGACGAGGTAATAGAAAATTCTGATATTTATTGCAAAAGAATCTAGTAGACTCAATAAAAGAAAAAAGTCAACAAGAATATTAGAGAAGAAATCGTCAGCGCAACTGAGTGTTCGTAGCTCGGGTAGAAGAAGTCTTTTTATGAAGAGTCCAATCCCGCATAGGATCCCTATTATTATGAAAACGCGGACTATTGATAATAAAATATATGAGAAACGAAAATTAAAAGTGACGATTAATAGATAAAATAGTGCTAAAAAAATACCAAAATGATAAAAAATACCTGCGATATAAGATATGAAATGATTTTTAATACTTTCCTTTTTCCAAGGTAACATTCCTTTTCCAAAAGCATATAAAATTCCTTTTGTTTTGTTTCCTCTTGGAATTGAATAGAAGGGTTTTTTCCCGAATGAAAATGCTTTAAATATAAGATAAGTCAAAGAAATAAAAGAGATAAAGGTAGAAATTATAATTCCGTATTTAAAATATATATGCATAAATCACACACATCCATCAGGTTTGGGAAGTCCAGCTATTTTGCAGGCTCCTTTAGCTGGACCAGATGGGAAAAGTTCAAAAATTTTTTTTAAAGTTAGACCTGTATTTTTGCATACTTTTCTAACCATTGGGGCTAAATTGTTTTCAAGATAATATTGTCTAATATAATTTATTACTGCCCAATGTTCATCTGTTAATTTTTCGATTTGCTCCTCTTTTTTTGCTAAAAATTCTGCCACTTCTTTATTCCAGTCGCTTGGATTAACTAAAAAACCTTCTTCATTTATTTCAATTTTTTTTCCCTTTACTTCTATATAAGGCATCCCCATACCTCCTTTTTGAAATAGAATTTATAGCATATAGCAAATTTAGTGTCAAAAAATTTTAAAAATTTTAAATCAAAAGCTTGAAAAAAATTTTTTTTTTTATTATATTATATCCAAAATTAAAAACTAATATATGGAGGTTAAAGTTATGGCAAAGAAAAAAGGAGAAAAAAAGAGTTATGTATTGGTCAATGCGGAAAAGCCCGCCGTTTTCACGGGCAGATCTCCTCGTCAGGCTGCATTGAAGGCAGCTACCCGTGGATACACAGAAATTAGACTTCGTGAAAGAGGAAGAAGAAACAAAGACAAAACCTATACAATTCATATTTTCAAAGGCGAGGTAAAAGTAGTGGATGCTCCTCCAAATAGACCATCCTGGCTACCAGCAAAAATTAAAAAAGCTATTGTGAAGAAGATAGGAACTGAAAGGGTTAAACAAATCTAAATAGGTTAGAATTAGCAATTTAATTAATTTAGCTTAGTTTTAGTTCGAATAGAAAAGGAGGAAAAAGGAGAAGACTGTAAATTTAATTTTCTATATAGTGACAAATTTTGTCAAATTTAGTGACAGAAATTGTAAAAACGATAGATATCTTGTTATTGTTTTTTAACTAATCTCTTGAAATTAAATAATTTTCACAGAATCTAAAAATGGTATAGATATTGCAAAATATATTTGTGTGAAAGGTAAATCCGAAAATAACAATGGAGAGGGACGGAAAATACAAAAATAGGATATTTTTTATACTTTTTTTCTTTTTATATACCCTCTTTTTATATTCACAAAAATATAATATAAAATTTCAACATTTAACATTAGAAGATGGACTTTCTCAAAGCTCGGTGTTCACTATTATTCAAGATAAGCAAGGATTCATGTGGTTTGGAACAGAAGATGGATTAAACAGATATGATGGATATGAATTTAAGGTATATAGAAATGACCATGATAATCTCAATAGCTTAAATTATAATTACATAAAAGTAATATACGAGGACAGTAAAGGTAATTTATGGATTGGGACTTACGGGGGAGGTCTTGATAAATTTAATCCCCAACAAGAAAAATTTATTCATTATAAATATGAAGTTGATAATCCTTATTCTTTAAGCAATAATTATGTAACCTCAATTTTTGAAGATAAGTTTGGCGTTTTATGGATAGGAACAGAAGAAGGACTAAATAAATTTGATAGTAAAAAAGGGAGATTCATTCGGTATAAACACGATATAAACAATCCTGATAGTTTAAGTAGTGATTTTATCACATGTATTTATGAAGACAGTAAAGGAATTCTTTGGATAGGGACTGAGAATGGGTTAAATAAATTTGACAGAGAAAATGAAAGATTCATTCATTATTTTCATGAACCCAAAAATCCTCATAGCATTAGTAATAATTATATTTATTCAATATACGAAGATCATTTGGGAAACCTTTGGATTGGTACCTATGGTGGGGGGTTAAATAGATTTGATAGAAAGACAGGTAAATTTATACATTACAAATATAATGCCCGTAATCCTAATTCACTCAGCAATAATTACGTGAGAGTGATTTATGAAGACAGTTCAGGAACACTCTGGATTGGAACAGAAGATGGATTGAATCAGTTTAATAGAAAAAGTGAAAATTTCTTCAGGTTTAAACATAGACCTTATGATTTAAACAGTTTAAGTAATAATGAAATTTATTCAATTTTTGAAGATAGAGCAGGAGTTCTGTGGATAGGAACACGGGTTGGTTTGAATAAGCTTAATCAAAAAAGTAAGCAATTTATTCATTATTATTCTATACCAAATGATCCAAATAGTCTGAGTAACAATTATGTGAGAGCAATCTATGAAGATGACGATGGTATCTTATGGATTGGAACTTATGGAGGTTTAAATAAATTTAATAGAAAAAAGGGAATTTTTAAGCATTATATTGCAAATCCAAATGACTTGACAAGTTTGAGCAGTAATAGGGTAATGGCAATTTGTGGAGATGGCCCAAACATACTCTGGATTGGAACTGAGAATGGATTAAATAAGTTCAATAAGAAAACCGAGAAATTCATTCATTTTAAATCAGAGATTGGTAATCCATGGAGTTTAAGTAGCAATTTTATAAGAGTGGTTTATAAGGATAGAGATGGAAATCTCTGGATAGGAACAGACAATGGATTAAATAAATTTGAAAGAAAAACAGGAAAATTTATTCATTATAAACACAATCCGAAGGATCCAAATAGTATTAGTAATAATTTTATTTATTCTATTTTCGAAGATTCTCGAGGAACTCTTTGGATAGGAACTTTAAAAGGATTAAATAAATTCGATAGAAAAAAGAATATTTTTAAAAAATATTTCGTCATTCCTGGCGACTCTCGTAGTTTAAATAATAATGAAATACTCTCAATTTATGAGGATTCAAGAGGAATTCTATGGGTAGGTACAGCTGAAGGATTAAATAAATTTGATAGAAATAGAGAAATTTTTACTCATTATACAACAAAAGATGGGCTTCCAAATAATCTTATATATGATATTTTAGAAGATAGAGAAGGGAATTTATGGCTTAGCACAAATAAGGGGTTGTCGAAATTTAATCCCGTTCAAGAAAAATTCAGAAACTATGATGTAAGTGACGGACTTCAGAGCAATGAATTCAGTAAAGGCGCATGTTTTAAAAGCAAAAGTGGAGAGATGTTTTTTGGAGGTATAAATGGATTTAATAGTTTTTATCCTGAAAAAATAAAAGATAATCCCTATCCTCCCCAAATTGTTATCACTGATTTTAAAGTTTTTAATAAAAGTATTTCTATTGGAGAGAAGTTTGATGGAATGATTATTCTCGAGAAGTCTATTACTAATACGAAAGAAATAATTCTTTCTCATAAACACCGTTTCTTTTCTATTGAATTTTCGGCTTTACATTTTGTTTCACCAAAGAAAAATCAATATGCATATAAAATGGAAGGGTTTGATAGGGAATGGAATTATGTTGGAAATAGGAATTTTGCCACCTATACAAATCTTCCACCTGGAGAATATACATTCAGAGTGAAAGCCTCAAATAGCGATGGGGTATGGAATGACGAAGGTTTGTCATTAAAGATTAAAATATTACCACCTTTCTGGATGACATGGTGGTTCAGAGGAATAATTTTGATTTTTATCTTGGTTGCACTTATAAGTGCATACCATGCAAGAACATATGCAATAAGAAAAAGAGCTCATCATCTCGAAAGAGTTATTGGCAGACGAACTTCTGAGTTGGAAAGAGNTAATGAAGAACTTAGAAAAGAGATTATTGAAAGAAAGCGAATTGAAGAAAAGTTACAGACCGAAAAGGCGTATCTTGATCAGTTATTTGAAAGCGCACAAGAAGCAGTTGTAATGACAGATAATAGTGGTCGAATAATTAGAATTAATAAGGAATTCACAAAAATGTTTGGGTATTCAGAAGAGGAAGCATTGGGTAATTTTATAGATGACCTCGTTGCGCCCGAGAATCTTCGAGAAGAAGCTCTTTTCTATACTGAGAAATTAGCAAGGGGAGAGAAAATAGCATTTGAGTCCGTAAGAAGACGTAAAGATGGAAGTTTAATTAATGTGCTAAGCATTGGTGCTCCTATTATAGTTAATAATGAACAAGTTGCTATATATGCAATATATCTTGATATTACAGAAAGAAAAAAATCTGAGGAAGAGACAAAAAAAAGAGCAACTCAATTTGCTTTACTTTATAAAATTGGACAACGGATAAGCAGTAAACTCGAGCTTAAAGCTCTTTTTAAAGAAATTGTCACTGCTATTAGGGATGCGTTTAACTATTATGGAGTTATGCTTTTTCTACTTGACGAAGAAACAGGATATTTAAAACTTCAGGCAATTGTTGGTGGCTATGTTGATGTTTTTCCGAAAGATTTAAGAATTAAAATCGGAGAAGGGATGATTGGTCGCGCAGCAGAAACAGGCGAGACTCAGGTGAGTGGAGATGTTAGTAAAAATCCCTATTATATAAGGAAAGCAAATGAAATCACAAAATCTGAATTGTCTGTTCCAATAAAAAGAGGTAAGAAGGTTATTGGTGTTTTAGATATTCAATGCGATGAGTACAATGCTTTTGATGAAAGTGATATATCTGCAATGGAAACATTGAGTACTCAGATAGCAATAGCTATAGAGAATGCAAAGTTATTTGAGCAAGCACAGAGAGAGATTTTAGAGAGGAAAAAAGCAGAAGAGAAGTTAAAGAAAACAGCAGAGGCATTAGAACGTTCAAATAAAGAATTGCAGCATTTCGCTTACATTGCTTCACATGATCTTCAGGAACCACTTCGAATGGTAGCAAGTTTTGTGCAACTTTTAGCAAAGCGTTATAAAGGCAAACTTGGTCCAGATGCTGATGAATTTATTAAATATGCTGTGGAAGGTGCAAATAGGATGCAAAAAATGATAAATGATTTACTTTTATATTCAAGAGTTGAAACAAGAGGCAAACCATTTATTCCTACTGATTGTGAAAAAGTCTTGGAAAAGGTCATTGCTAATCTGAAAGTTAGTATAGAAGAAAGGGGAGCAATTGTGACTCATGATGAATTGCCAATTGTAATGGCTGATGAGTCTCAATTAATTCAGTTATTTCAAAATTTGATAAGTAATGCAATTAAATTCTGCGATAAAAAAACCCCTCGAATTCACATCTCTGTAAATAAGAAGAATGATGAGTGGGTCTTTTCAGTAAAAGATAATGGTATCGGGATTGATCCAGAATATAAGGATAGAATATTTCAGATTTTTCAGAGGCTTCATTTAAGAGATGAATATCCCGGGACCGGTATTGGATTAGCAATATGTAAAAAAATCGTTGAGCGTCACGGAGGTCGTATTTGGGTTGAATCTAAAGTAGGAGAAGGATCAACTTTTTATTTTACAATTCCAATAAGGAGGAGAAATAATGAATGAAGAAATTCGACCAATAGAAATCCTTTTAGTAGAGGATAATCCAGGGGATATTAAATTGACAATGGAGGCTTTAAAGGACAGTAAATTGAAGAATAATCTTCATGTAGTTAAAGATGGTTTAGAGGCGATATCTTTTCTCCGTAAGAAAGGAAAATATTCAAATGCTCCTCGTCCAGATTTAATTTTATTGGATTTGAATTTACCTAAAAAGAATGGAAGAGACGTACTTGCAGAAATAAAAAATGACTCAGAATTAAAAAGAATTCCTGTTGTTGTATTGACAACTTCGAGCGCAGAAGAAGATATTATTAAATCTTATGAATATCACGCAAATTGCTATATTACAAAGCCTGTGGATTTTGAACAATTTATAAAAGTTGTAAAGAAGATCGAAGATTTTTGGTTTACTATTGTAAAGTTACCCGTAAAATAAAGAGGAACTAATGCCAACAAAAAATTACAACATACTTTTGATAGAAGATAATCCAGGAGATGTAAGATTAATTCAAGAAATGTTGAAAGAGGTGGAAGGTGTAAAATTCAATTTTCGACATGCTGATAGACTCTCAAAGGCTTTAGAGATTTTGATTCGAAATGGTATAGATGTGGTGTTGCTAGATTTATCTCTCCCAGATTCACAAGGTCTTGAAACTTTCAATAAATTACAAGAGAGAATTCCAGATATTGCTGTGATAGTTCTTACAGGTCTGGATGATTCAACAATAGGTGTTAAGGCAGTCCAGCAAGGTGCACAGGATTATTTAATTAAAGGAAAAGTGGACGGGCAATTACTATTTCGCTCTATATGCTATGCTATAGAAAGACATCATATGATGAAAAGATTAAAGGAATTAGCAACTACTGATGAACTTACTGGTCTATATAATAGAAGAGGATTTCTAACCTATGGCAAGGAATTACTTAAATTGGCTAAAAGAATGGAGAGAGCTATATTTTTATTGTATGTAGACCTTGATAGAATGAAATGGATAAATGATAATTTTGGACATCAAGAAGGAGATAAAGCATTACAGGAAATTTCAAATATACTAAGGAAAAATTTTAGAAAATCAGATGTAATAGCTCGTATAGGGGGAGACGAGTTTGTTGTACTTGGTTTAGTAACATCCTGGAGAGGGGAGAAGACACTCTCTGAAATATTAATAGGTAGACTCGAAGAAAAATTGAATGCTTTTAATTTGAAGAGTAGTCTCCCTTATAAATTATCAATAAGTGCGGGTCTTGTTGCTTTTGATTCAAGTAGTATTAAGAATATTGATGAACTTCTTGAGGAGGCTGATAAATTAATGTATGAGCATAAAAGAAGAAAACAGAGAAGTAGTAAGATTAAATGAATATACGAAAAGAGGTAATAGAGGCTGAGAAAAGAATAAAGACTTATATTAGAGAAACTCCTCTCGATTTTTCTTCTTATTTAAGTCAGAAATGTGGAGCTAATGTATATTTAAAGCTCGAGAATTTTCAAATTACTGGTTCTTTCAAAATAAGGGGAGCATTAAATAAGATTTTATCCTTAAATTCTCAGGAGAAAAAGAAAATAATTACAGCTTCTTCTGGAAATCATGGAATTGCTGTAGCCTATGTTCTTGATAAATTTGATTACAAAGGAATTGTTTACCTGCCAAAAAATACATCATCTGCAAAAGTTGAGATTCTTCGTTCATACACTATAAATATTAAATTTTATGGAGATGATTGCATTGAAACAGAAAAATTTGCAAAAAAAATTGCGGAGGATAAAGATTATATTTATATTTCGCCTTACAACGATTATAAAATAATTGGAGGCCAGGGAACTATAGCGATCGAACTTGAAAGACAATTAAAAGAAATAGATGCAATATTTATTCCAGTTGGAGGGGGAGGATTGATTTCTGGAATCTCCGGATATTTGAAGCCTGAAAGACCTGATATTAAAATTATTGGCTGTCAGCCCAGAAATTCACCAATTATGTATGAATCAATTAAAGCAGGAAGAATAGTGGAGTTGAAATCAGAACCAACAATTTCAGATGCTACAGCAGGAGGGATTGAAGTTGGGTCAATAACCTTTGATATATGCAAAAAATATGTTGATGAATTTATAATCGTTGAAGAAAATGAAATTAAAAATGCAATAAAATTAATGCTTGATAAGAATTCAATGATAATCGAAGGAGCAGGAGCTCTATCAATAGCTTCTTTTTTAAAAGTAAATAGAAAATTTAGGAATAAAAATGTAGTTTTAATAATAAGCGGTGCACGAATAAGTCTGAATAAAATAAAAGAAGTTATTTGTAATTAGAAAGCTTATCTTATTGCCTCATTTAAGGATCTATATAAAAACATATTCATTGCCTCATGTAAGAATCCATATGAAAATTTAAGCAATATTCTTTCTTATTACAACCTTTT